>Ga0155751_122_pt1 | contig 32117 bp, 36 predicted proteins | sample RifCSPlowO2_01_FD_107405 | JGI IMG/M metagenome (GOLD analysis project Ga0155751, IMG submission 107405) | Candidatus Doudnabacteria bacterium RIFCSPLOWO2_01_FULL_49_40
GGAATCGCTAGTAACCGTGAATCAGCCTCGTCACGGTGAATACGTTCTCGGGTTTTGTACACACCGCCCGTCACACCATGGAAGTGGTTAATACCCAATATCTGCGCAAGCGGACTAAGGTAAGAATCATGACTGGGGTGAAGTCGTAACAAGGCATCGGTAGCGGAAGCTGTCGATGGATCACCTCCTTTCTAAGGAGAATTCTGGTAAAGCAACAAGATTTCGATCAAGTTGTGGTCCAGCATTAGGTCGATTCTGTCCGCCAGTTGGCGGATCAGGATTACATCAACGATAGACAAACGAAGCTTATTCTCAATAAATTGTTTACAAATGTAGATAATGGAAAGCCTGGTAGCCTTACGGTTACAGGCTTTTTAAATTGGTTTTGATATTAATTTGATGCATTGACGCGTGGGCCTATTTTATATACTATGACTTGACACCAAGAAGGGGGAGGTGAGTATGTTTGAAGCGATCATGTTCCCGTCTGCGGCTGTGCTTTATGCATGGGCCATCATCGGTGAACACGTCCAGAAAGAACTGCGGCGCTGGTCGCTCCGGATGTTTTGCTGTGCGGTCGCGATCGACGCGTCCGCGACCCTGCTTGTTTGCATCGTCCGCACAGGAGTTTCTGTCTGGCCCGCGACCCTCCATGGCCAGCTCGGCTATGCGGCGCTGGCGATCATGATGATTCACGCGATCTGGGCCTATCGGGCCTATGCGCGTTCCGGCGACGCACTCGCTCGGTTCCATCGCTGGTCGCCGTGGGCCGGGATGCTCTGGCTCGCCGCGTTCGTCAGCGGCATTCCGCGCTAGGCAGGAGGAGCCATGGAAGACATTGAAGACGACTGCGCTGATACCTACCGAGATATCGTGTGCGATCCTCTGCGCCACGGCGCTGCTGGCTACAATCTGGCGCCGCTCTGTCGCCCGAAGAGTCCACCAAGGGTTGGTCGAGTTGTTGACTCGGCCAACCGCTTTTTATTTCCGCCGGGAGGCGGTCTTTTTGTTATACTTATAGATATGAAGTATTTGAAGCCCTTATTTTATAGATTATCTACTAATTTCCTAGCTATTTTTTCCGGGATGAATTTGCTTTGGCACGCTCTGGCGATTGGGCTAACTTATGTGATTGTCACCTCGAATTTGGATTGGAAATATTACAACTATTTTCATGACAGCTTGATCTTTAAATTGATGTTTCCGGCCGCGGTTCTGGGATTTTTACTGCCCATAGTCGTGCCCATGGTTTTATTTCTCAAAGGCCGGACCAAACCGCAGGATCGCAACGCCGGCTATGCCGTGATCCAAGCCGCGTTTTTGGGCTGGTTGATTAGCTCGATCTACAAAGCCTTTACCGGTCGCGCGCATCCAGAACTGTTAGCCAAAAACGTCCTGGATGTTGGGACAGTTTTTCTAAACGGAACGCAAGACATTACCCACCAATTTCAGTTTGGTTTTTTACGCGGCGGGATATTCTGGGGCTGGCCCTCGTCTCACACAGCGGTGGCATTCGCCATAGCGTTATGTTTGCTGATCTTGTTTCGTGAACCGCGCAAAACCAAAATTTTGGTATTGTTGGCCGCGGTTTACATCGGCCTGGGCGTGTCGATCAGCATTCATTGGTTTTCGGATTTCGTCGCCGGCGCCATCGTGGGGAGCGTTGTCGGTATGACTGTCGGTAAAAGTTTTTTGACCCGGTTTAAACAGCAATTATGAAATTAATTTATAGCTGGTTTGTTGCGTATGCGACTCCGGCTTTGCTTGCTGGAGCAGCGGTCAAAATATTGCCTCAGACCAAACAGCGGTTAAGCCTGCGCAATGGGCTGATTATCCATGGGGCGCTTTTGGCCTCCATTGTGATCAGTCAGTATTTTATTCATCAAGCCAATCTGGATTTTCCTTGGCAGCCGCACGGTTATTCGATAGTGATTTTACTACTGAGCATTGCAATTGCTTATAAATTTATTGGATTCTATACCCTGGGTTACGTCGTATCATGTTTGATCCAAGAAGCCACTATGCAATCAATTGCGTTTTTGCTGTTGCCGAGCTTCCCGTTATTTATCGTATTGTTATTGGTTGTCCCGTTGTATGTCTGGTGTCATCCGCTTCTTAGACCCAAGCATTCATTGATACGCATCCTGATATTTTTTGGCTGGGGAATCATCGCGATCAGTTTATTTTCAATACTCAAGGACTTATATGTCATTGCCGGATTACATTTGCTGCTTGGCTCGTGGCTGATATCCAGATCGTTATTGCATCCCGATATTATTTAACCGCCGCGAGCCTGCCTGCTCGCCTCGCTTTCGCGAGAGCGAAGCGGGCCGGTAGACAGGGCGGTTTTTTGTTTGATCTTGACGCAGAGATCAAATCTCTGTTATATTGTTATGTCCGAATTTTATCTCGGGCAAGGAGTTCACATTGAGCGCATGGGGAGGAATACTTCGCACGCATATGGTCGCGAGGCGCGTGGGCAAACCGCCATACTTCTTCAGCCGGTTCAACTTCGAACGGATGAAGGAGAAGGGTAACACGCACTTTTGTTTCCACTGCATGGGCAGTTTCAAACTGGGTCCGAACGGCGAACCGACCGACACGGTCGAGCGCGGCACGGACTGGTTGAAACAGCACGACGCGACGCACGCCGACGGCGTGGTCGGTAACGCGGATCGCTACAAGGACGTCTGGTCCTGGCTCGAAGGCGAGATCAAGCACGAATTTCCATTTCTCGTCAGCGTCCCGTCGGTCTAGGCGTGGAGCTGGTCCGGATTCTCTGTTTTGCGTAAGCAGACAAGAGTCCGGACCTGGGTCTTTTCCGCCCCAGGGCGGTTTTTGTTTTTTTGGATAATCAAAACACCCTGGGTGGCAGGGTGTTTTGGCGAAGATTTATTGTTCGACGGTAAGTTTGGCTGAGCCCCCGCCGTCACAGGTGAGGTTAAATTGGCCGACTTTGGTCGCCGACACAATTGCAAAGTCCTGTCCGCCGATGCGGTAGCTTTGGGTGCCAAAGGCAAAGACATGCGCGTCCGGATCGCGGTTGTCGAGCATGAATGGCGATCCTTTTTTTACGACCAGGGAGCCCAGCGAGGTTCGGTTCACCGTGCCATGGCAATCATCGAACTGGATGCGGGTCGAGGCGTATTTGGCCACGGCCTGAGTGTAAGTGAGCCCGGCGTGCAGGCCCAGAGCAGGAGTGCTTGTGGGGGCCAGTTGGTCACTGCCGGTTGCGGCCGGCTGATCGGTGGCGGCTTGCGGCAAGGACTTGTCGCGGTTGACATAGGCGATGAGCCCACCGATGATTGCGAGAACCACAACCCCGGTTACGATAGACTTGTTGGTAGCAGTCATGTGTTTTTGATTAATTATTGGTTTGTATATTACTATATCGAGCAAGCGTGAGCAATGTTACAAGTGGTGTTGACTATTCTGCCCGGTTGAGCTAGGATATGAGGTCTTTTATGGAGGATCTCATGGACGATGTTCGGGCGATTCGGGAAATCTCAGCGTGGATTTTCTGGCCGTTGGTCGCGCTCACACTGGCGGCCATGTTTGCGCTAGTCCGAATGTTCTCCAAATATTCGGCTTCCAAACAGGCAGTCTGCCGGGAGGGCCGATTTTTGGCCAAACGCATGAGTGAAGCGGCCCGCTATTTCCTCAAAAAAGTGCAGGCCGCGCCGCTGGGAGTGAAACTGAAGCTGGTGACGGCGGATGAGAACAGAAAAGGGGCGATACTCCTGATCCTCCGCAGCCATCCGGACTATCAACTGGCGGGCCAGTTGCACAAACTCGAACTGATCGGGCTTGAGTTCCAGGATTTGCCTCTCCCCGGCGTAAATCCCGAGGAGATCTGCGCCTATTTACGCCTGCTTGTCTAGCAGGCGTAACAACCAGAGCGTTGGCGAACTACCCAGTTCGTCAACGCTGTCTTTTTTGCACTTATATTGCAATATTGAGTTTGCTTCGTTGGGATTTTTAAGATATATTTAATTTATGATAGATTATCCCTTGAGTCCGTTCCAAAAAGTTGGCGATTTGGTTTTTGTTTCCGGCCAGATTGCCATGAAAGACGGTGAGCTGGTGGTCGGCGGCATCCGCGAACAAACCGCGCAAACGATTCACAACATCAAAGCTGTTTTGGCCCAAAATGGTTTGAGCTTAAAAGATATTGTAGACGTTGCCGTGTTTTTGGTCGAGCAGGCCGACTATAATGATTTTAACGATGAATATGCCAAATTTTTTCAAGAGCCATATCCGGCCCGAACAACAGTGACGGTCAAATCCCTGCCCCGCGAAGCGAAAGTGGAAATTAAAGTTATCGTCAAATCCCATGAAACCAGGTAATTCAGAACAGACCCCGGCGGATGTGAGAAATCCCCAGCCGGTCAACATAGTGCAATTAAGCCCTGACCAGTGGACAATCTTGCGCGACATGAAATTGAGATCTCTCGAACAAGAGCCAATTGCCTTTGAGGATCCCGTCGAAGCGCGGAAAAAATATTTAACCCGACCCGAAGCAGTCTGGCGGGAGATTCTGTCCGGTAAGATACATGGCGGCCGGAAAGGGGCTTCGATCTACGTTTTCGCCCAGGATCCGTCGGCCCCCGAAAAATATGCGGGTATGGTTTCGGCGATTATCCCGGAAACCCGACAAGCCAGAAAACTGGCCACGGTCCAGAGCATGTATGTGGACGCGGAAGGCTATCGCGGGCAAGGAATCGGCAAAAAGTTGCTCGCGGATCTGCTGGAGAAGCTCAAAGCGCGCGGGGACGTGGGCAAGGTGGAATTGCAGGTGGTCGTGACGCAAGGGCCAGCCATCGCCCTGTATAAAAGTTTAGGATTTGAGATCACCCAAACGTTATACAAAGCGGCCAAGAGAGGAGACGAAGAGTATGACGAATATCAGATGGAAAAGGAATTAGAATAATCAGAGTTAAAAATCGCACCAAGAATTCGCCGCTATCATATTAAAAAAGAGCCCCGCACCAGACAATTGATGTCAGTGCGGGGGCAAGCAAGTGGAATCGTCGGCTATTCGAATTCGGTGGTGGCCGGCGGTTTTTTCATCTCGTCATACCAGACGCGCACGATGCCGGTGTGTTGGCAGACCACGGCTTCGATCTCGTCTTTGATCAGAGCGGGGAAGCGGATGCCGTCCGCCGTCATGAAGTCCGCGGTTTTCACCCCCCGGACGATGATCGACGGGCCATAGACCCGTCCGTCGCCTTTGACCCCGACCGTTGGCACGCCGTTGAGCCCCACGACGAGCTGCGAGCAGTGGTCATGCCACGACTCTTCTTCGTCACGCCGGTGGCGCTTGAGGATTTCCGCCACCCGCGCATCGGCCCAGCTCACTAGGTCGAGCCGGGCTTTCGTGATGGCAACGCCGATGATTCGCAGGAACAGACCGGGCCCGGGGAAGGGCTGGCGGTTGTAGACCGATGCCGGCAGGCCCAGTTCTTTGGCGAGCGCCCGCACCTCGTATTTGAAGAGGTGATCGATCGGGTGCAACTGGATCAGCTGGCCGAAATCTAGGCCGACGTTGTGGTGCGATTTGATCATCGCCCCGCCCGTGGCGCCGGATTCGATGCGATCGGGTGCGAGCGTGCCCTGGATGACGATGGTGGCGCCGACTTCGGCCGCCACTCGCATCAGGACCCGCAAATACACCCGCTTGAAGGCCGACCGTTTCCGCTCGGCGTCGACGAGGGCGAACAGCCATTCGGCGAAGGAGGGCGACACGAGCGCGCAGAGCCTGCAGAGTGCCCGCCGCCACCGGGTGTTAAGACCCGCCATGGCTTGCAGGAACTCGGCTTTGGCATCGACGATGATGTGCCGCCGGATACCGGCCGCTTGGGCGTGCCGCTTGATTTCTGCCAGTTCGTTTTCGCGCAGTTGCCCGCCGTCGATGGTGACCGCGATCGCATCGGGCAGAATTGCGCCCACGGTGGTCGAATCGACGCCACCGCTGAAACCGAAGATCGCCGTGCGTCCCTCGAGTTCCTTGCTGATGCGCTGGCGGATCTGGTTGATCATGCCGGCCGGCTGCCAGTCGGGCTCACAGCGGCAGAGGCGCAGAAAGTTCGCCAAGATCTGCTTGCCGAACTGCGTGTGTGTGACCTCGGGGTGAAACTGCAGTCCCCAGATCGTGCCGAGTTCGTTGACCATGCCGGCGATGACGCCGGTTAAGGTGTGGGCGGTCGGTTTGAATCCGGGCGGCAGGGCCACGACCGAATCGCCATGGCTTTCCCAGACCGACTGCTCGAAATCGGTTTCTTCGAACAGTTCGTGCCGACCAATAAGACGAATGCGCGCTTTGCCGTAGCCGCGGTGGCTCTGGGCGTTTTTGACTTCGCCGCCGAGCCGGTTGACCAGCCACTGCATGCCGTAGCAGATGCCGAGGATCGGCACCGGTTCACCTTCGGGGGTGAGGACCGAGAAGATTTCTTCCGGCGGCTGCGGCGCGGTTTGTTCGTAGACCCCGGCCGGGCCGCCGGAGAGGACGATTGCTCGGACCGGGTGGGTCTGAAGCCACTGGGCCGCGCGCTTGGGATCGAGTACTACCGAACGCACGCCAAGCTCCCGGAATGTCCGTTCGATAACCAGGGTAAACTGGGAGCCCAGATCGACTATGGCCAGAATCGGCAGTGATTCCACGTAAGCCTCCTTCAGGATGGAGGCAGTATAGCGGGATCAATAAAAAAATCAATGGTTTGGGCCCCATATTGACGTCATTTGGATTATTTGCTATACTATTAAGGTAAAATATCTTTTAGAAAAGTCGTCGAATTTCACAAATTATATTTTCCGCGCAAGCGGATCCGCCAAAGCCTCGTGCGAAGGCGGACAACTCATAAACTAATCAGATCATAAAACCATGCAAGGTGTTATCAAGAAAAAGACTGACAAGGGATTCGGATTCATTTCCGCTTCCGGAATGGACAAAGATTTGTTCTTCCACAGCAAGTCCCTGGTCGGCGTGACTTTTGAAGAACTCAACGAAGGTGACTCTGTCACCTTTGAGATTGAAGATTCTCCAAAGGGCAAAAACGCGGTGAACGTTCAACGCGCTTAATCTTTCAATCAAAACCTCCCCGATTTTCGGGGAGGTTTTTTGTTGCCAAAAATTTTGTAACAATTGGTGGCGTTATTTCGTTAAATTTTTAATTAAACGAAAGGGTAAATATATGGCCGAAAAAGAAAAGGTTTGCAGCACGTGCAACCACGTGCACAAAAACGCCGACGGTTCATGTAGCTGCGGCTGCGCTGTAGCGGTCCTCCCCGAATAACTTTGCCGACAAAATAAAATCCCGCTTCTTGTAAGAGGCGGGATTTTATTTTGAAACTATTTCGCAGCTTCCGGGGTAGTCGGCGTCGGAGTGGTCGGAGTCGCTGGTTGGTTCGGGGTTTCAACTGGTTGATTTTGAGTATCCATTATCGTAATTCCTTTCTGTAAAAATTATTATGCACCGACCTAGCAAGTTAGTATAACATTACTGGAATAAAAAAGCGAGGATGATTTTTGACACCGAGACCCGATTGATCTTTTAAAGCCGAGGTTGTATACTGAAAATAATTAATTGAAAAATTATGGAACCAGTTCCAACCCCCAGCAGTTTTAATCACGTCCCGACCCCCAGCCTTAAGATCGCCAGTTCTTCTAAGCGTTTGGCCAATCTGATCCTGGATGGAATTTTTTTCCGGGTTATCGTTTTTATCATCATGAGTTTCCTGAGCGCAGTCGGTAATCTCGATGATAATTTTTTTGTGATCCAGACCGTCTGGACCTCTCTGGCCAGCTATTTTGCCTACTATGTGATTATGGAAGTGTCCTGCGGCCGAACCCTGGCCAAATTTATAACCCGCACCAAAGTGGTCATGGCCGATGGCAGCAGCCCTGACCTTATGCACCTGTTGGGCCGGACCGCCGTGCGGTTTATCCCGTTCGAAGCCTTCTCGTTTTTTGGCAGCCGACCGGTCGGTTGGCACGACCGATTCTCCGGGACGCGCGTGATTGAAAGTTAACAGTGACTCTCTTGTATTTTGTTTTGATATTGCTTTGCCTCGTGGCCCTTTATTCTTTGGCCAACGGGGCAATTTACGTTCCAACCGATAAGCGATCGGTGGAGATAATCGTCCAGAGTTTAAATGTCCGGCCCGGCATGAGAGTGGCGGACTTAGGCTCAGGTGACGGCCGAATTGTAATTGCGCTGGCAATGGCCGGAGCCAATGCCGTTGGGTTTGAAAACAATCCTGTGTTATTTGTTTGGTCTTGGATTAAAATCCGGCGCTTGGGCTTGAATCAAAGAGCCAAAATTTATTGGCGGAGTTTTTGGCGGCAGGATTTGTCGCCGTTTGATGCAGTGGTTGTATTTGGTATGAGCCACATTATGCTCCGACTCCAGCGGAAGTTGAACAAAGAACTGCGGCCCGATGCGTTGATTATTTCTAACGTATTTAAGTTCCCCAACTGGCAGCCAGTCGGGGAAGTGGGGATGATTAAAATTTATCGCATCGGCGGTTAAAGGGCATTATTCGGATAACCTGGTCGTTTGTGCCAGAATAGTGAAGTAACAAAAAATCCCCACGTTTGTCGGGATTTTTTGGTGGGCGACGATGGACTCGATACCCGCGACCTCGCATTATCAGCGGCCCCGCATAAATTCTGTTATCTACTGCTGGTGGGCGACGATGGACTCGAACCATCGACCTCGTCATTATCAGTGACGCGCTCTAACCACCTGAGCTAGTCGCCCATCAGCAAGAGACAAAATAAATTTATTTATGCGGGGCCGAGAACGAATGATTAGACTGCTCTGACCATCCTTTGCTAGTCGCCCATAAAATAGCCTCAATACTTTAGCAAATTCCGGCTTTGATGTAAATACGCTATAATTAAGCTATGCATATATTTAGCGGATTTATTGGGGTGGTCGTCGGTTTTCTTATTATCAAGTATTCGGTTTCGATTACCGAAACCCTGGGCCGGGTGGAATGGGCCGAACAGCATTTGCGCGGCGGCTTGGCCGGCACCTATTCTTTTTATCGAATCATAGGCGTTGTGATTATTGTTTTATCCCTGCTTTATATGTTCGGCGGGATCGGCTTTATTGTTGCGCCCTTGGCTGGCGTCTTTGGCGGCGCAAGCCAATGATTGACCGGGCCGGTAAAGAATAGTAGACTTTACTGGTGTTTTTACGGGCCGTTAGCATAGTGGTAGTGCAGTCGGTTTGCACCCCGCACTAAATTTTTGATCTTTTGTCTGGGCGGGCCTGTAGCATAGTGGTAGTGCAGTCGGTTTGCATCCGACAGGCGCGAGTCCGATTCTCGCCAGGTCCACCAAGACAAGTGATTATCAAAAATTAGTGCGGGGCAGGTCCGACAGGCGGGAGTCCGATTCCCTGCCTGCCGGCAGGCAGGTCCCACGGTCCACCAGACTTCGCCTCGGATGAAGCTTTGTATAGCTTCGTCTGGTTTCACCACCTGATGAGTCATCGGGGGCGAAGTCTGTCCGCCGACTTGTCTGCCGTAGCTTTAGCGAAGGCAGAAGTGGAACACTGGTAGAATTAACCAGAGCAGTGTAGATCTGGCTAACTAGAGCCATCCACCTTCGCTGAAGCTTCGGTGGACAAGAAGCAGTTTTCCCCCGCCTACACTTGAAGGCACTATATTTAACCAGCTTAAAAGCCTTTAATTGTTATATTATGAAACTCAAACCTTTCAAACTAGAACGCTATTTTGATAAATACGAATTTTCGGTTAAGCATTTATTATCCAGTTCTGACAGTCAACCTCTGACTCAAGAAGAAGTTTTACAAATGGCTGGCCCCGATGAATTAAATTTATGGAATAATCTGGGCCTTGGCTATACTGAATCTAAGGGTTTGCCTGTATTAAGAGAGGAAATTGCTAAGCTATATAAAAATACATCGGCCAGCCAAGTACTCGTAGTTACACCGGAAGAAGGCATTTTTATTACTATGAGTTGTCTTTTAAAAAAGGATGACCATATAATTTCAACTTTTCCAGGTTACCAATCTCTCTATGAAGTTGCTGATGGCATCGGTTGTGAAATTACTAAATGGCACCCAGAAGAAAAAAATGGCTGGAGGTTTAGTCCCGAATTTTTAAATGAAAATATAAAGCCCAGCACTAAAGCTATCATTTTCAATTTTCCTCATAACCCAACAGGATATTTACCTTCTCAAAAAGAGTTTAGCCAAATTATAGATATAGCCAGACAACATAATTTGTGGGTATTCTCAGATGAGATGTACCGTTTTCTAGAATTCAATGCAGAAGATAGACTGCCCTCAGCTTGTGAAGTTTACGAAAAAGCAATTACGCTCTGTGGTATGTCAAAGAGTTTTGGTATGCCAGGTATCCGCATAGGCTGGTTAATTACTCAAGACGGCGAGTTTTGTCAGGAATTGGTTAGTTTTAAAGACTACACAACTATTTGCAGTAGTGCACCCAGTGAAGTTCTGGCTTTAATTGGCCTTAAGTCAAAAGAAAAAATATTGCTGAGACAGTTTGCCATAGTCAATAATAATTTAAAAATAGCAGAGGAGTTTTTCCGTAAATATCCTAATTTATTTTCTTGGATAAAACCAAAGGCCGGCACAATAAGTTTCCCAAAATTGTTATTTACCGATGACGCTTTTGAATTTTGTGAGACTTTGGTCCAAAAAATCGGTATTATGCTTTTGCCTTCCACGGTTTATGATTATGGCAATAATCATGTACGTTTTGCCTTTGGTAGGAAAAGTATGCAGGAAGCCTTGAAATTATTTGAAGGATATTTAAAGGAAAATGTTATAAATAAGGTTTGAAAATTTGGAATTAAGTGGCTCCAACGGTTAGTTTTTGAGAATTCAAGATAGTCTCGTAAATCTCTCTAACCAAAGCCAAATAAGTTTTCCCCGCCTGCGCCGAGGCTTCGTCGGGCAGGCACCCCACCTTCGCATAAAGCTTCGTCGGGCGAGCTGATCAGTTCCGCTTCACTAAAAAAGACTTCTTAAATTTTCGAGAGGTCTTTTTTGTTTACTATGAAATACATATTTTAATACTTATTTAAATAAGTATTAAAATCGGTTAATATCATCTTGAAGATTTTTTGGTCATCGGTTTTTCGGATTAACATTTCCGGATGGAACTGCAGCCTGAAGATCGGCCGGCTTTTATGCCGGAAAAAAACACGAGGTCGGATTCTGCGCTGTTTCGGGGGAGAGCCCGTTCAGAGAATGATTTTGTCCGGTTTTAGCAGCTTTTTAAGAGAGGATAAGTAGGGCTGCCATTGTCAATCAGAACTATTTTTATGTAGTAATTATAACAAAAGTCTGGAATGTATAGCCATTGATAGAAATTTGACTTAAAAAGTAAAATTCGTTATAATTGTGGAGAACATTGGTCATAAATTCTTCAAAATTCGAAACAAATTCAAATAAATGCTATTCGGCAAACCGAAAAGTCAATTGGGCGTCGATATCGGCACTTCGAACATCAAAATCGTCCAATTACACCCGCAAGACAATCAGTTCGTTTTGGAAACATACGGGTTAGTTAATATTTCCTTCCAAATCGGCAGCAAAGACAACGGTTCAGCCATTACGCAAACCGCCCAGATCCTCAAAACTCTGATGGCGAAAGCGGGCGTGACCACGAATAAAGTGGTGGCCTCATTGCCCAACAGTTCGGTATTCACTTCGGTTATCGATATGCCGAAGATTCCACAAGAAGAACTCAAAATTGCCATCGAATCCGAAGCCAAAAAATATGTTCCTCTGCCTTTGGAAGAAGTGGCTTTATCCTGGAGCGTGATTGAACAGAAAAAAACCAAGATCACCAAAGACACCAATCTGGGCAGCTTGGCTAAGCCAGGGATGGACAACCGGATCAAAGTTTTGTTGACCGCTGTGCCAACGATTGTCATTGACAATTATGTCAAGGTTTTCCAGCAAGCGGGCCTTGAACCGCAGGCCTTGGAAATCGAAGCCCTGTCTCTGATCCGGTCGTTGGTCGGAGCTGATACCAACCTCAACATGTTGATTGACATCGGCGCCAAAAGTTCCACAATCAATCTGGTGGACGAAGGATACTTGCGAGTTTCCAAAAATTTAAATGTCGGCGGCGATACGGTGACCACCAGCATCGCCCAAAGTTTGTCTGTTAATTTTGCCCGGGCCGAACAATTCAAGAAAGATTTTGGCTTAACCGGCCAGGGTCAGCAAATCCCCCAAGTCATGCGCCCAATTTTGGATATCATCAAAAACGAAGCTCAAAAACTGATCAGCCTGGTCGAAAGCCGCGGCGAGCGAATCGATAAAATTATGCTTTCCGGCGGCGGCGTCAAGCTGCCTAATTTGAAAGAATATTTTTCTGTTTTTGGCAAACCGGTTGTGATGGCCAACCCTTGGTCAGCCGTGACCTATCCGGCCAGCCTCAAGCCTGTCATCGAACCGCTCGGCCTGAATTTGGCCGTCGCCATTGGCCTGGCTATGCGGCACATGGAATGATTTAAAAAAAAAGATCAAATGCCTGAAATAAATTTACTTCAAACCAGAATCAAGGATCGAACTTATGCTTGGCAAACCCAGGCCAAGGTTTTGCTGATCTCTCTGATCGCCATCTTGACCTTGTTGACTTTGGGCGGCGGCGGCTTGATGTTTTTGACCGGCCGGATCAATCAGCAGGTGGCTGCGGCCGTCAAAGACAACGCTCGAATCCAGGACACGCTCAACAAACAGCAGAAGAATATCGGGGACGCGCAAATTTTCCAGGCCCAGGTTGCCAATATCAAAACGCTCTTAAACAATCATGTTTATCTGACACCCCTGTTCAACGAAATCAGTAAAATGACTTACGTCAAAGCTCAGTATCTGAACATTGACGCGTCGGATACCGGCAAGATTCATCTGGAAGGCCAAGTTGACGATTACTCCGGTTTGGCCAAACTGATTTTGGGCCTGTCCACTTCCAAACAGTTTCAAGACGTTAAATTGCTCTCGGTTGCCCCGGCCACGGGCGAAAGTCACGGCTACATATTTTCGATCGATCTGACGGCCAAGTCAGAATTGTTTCAGAATACCAAATGACAAATTCCTCGTTCCAATCCAAAATAGTATTGGGCCTGATCGTGATTCTGGGATGTTTTGGCGTCGCTTATTTCTATACTACGCCTCAATGGACCAAATATTCCCAAGCCAAGGACAATCTGGTCCGCAAGCAGGCCGAAGGCGCCCAGTTGACGCAGGCATTAAATGCCATGCAGGTTTTTGTCGGCCAATACGAAACCCGCCAAACAGATTTGGCCAAGGTGAATCTGGCCCTGCCAAGCAAAAACTCGGACTTGCCGAATTTGTTGGCTAGCCTGAGCAGCCTGGCTCAGGCTTCCGGCATCGTCCTGTCGAACTTTACGATTTTGGACGGCAATACCAACGACAAACCGGCGCCGGTTCACAGCATCCAAACTTCGAGAATTACTTTTTCCGCTTCCGGCAGCTTTGAGTCGTTTAAAGATTTTATGATGCGGCTGGAAACAGATTTGCGCCTGATCGACGCGGATCACGTCACCATTAAAGCGGACAGCGCCGAGATTCAATATGTCATTAATTTGCGGACTTATTATCAAAAGTAATTATGGATCCCGTTAGAAGTTTTAAAAATTTTACTAACGGGTAATTGTCATAATTTATGCAATTAATATTATTTATCTCAAGAAATTTAATTTAATTAACTTCTAAACGGGATGGATCCTAAACGCAAAAGACTATACATCATTATAATTACCCTCTGTGTTCTGGCCACGGTTGGAATTTTATTATGGGGCCGCTCTAGCACGCCAACCGTTCAATTTGAATCTCCGGACACAGGCAAACCTGCTCAAACCAGCACTTCCTCCCAACCAGCCAGGAGCATCAATCCGGAAGCGGTCTATCCGCCGCCGCCGGTGTTTCCCCAAAATCAGACGATTGATATTTCGGTTTTAACCTCCAGTAACTTTACCCGGTTGCAGGGTTTTCAAGCCGTGCAGCTGGATCAGAAAGAATTGGGCCGAGACAATCCATTTAAAAAATATTAAAAACGACTTAACCGTTTGTTCCCTGCCCTTGACCCCACCCCCTCGCCTCGTCTCCGACGAGTCGGAGCGGGCGGCCCCTCCCCTCGTCAGGGGAGGGGAGATCTAAACAGAAAATAACCATATGGCTGACAAAGTTATTGTCGCGCCCGCCAAGAGTTTGAGTTTTGACAGTTTTTTGGTCGAAAAAGGATTTGTGACCAAAGAAAATCTGATCAAAGCCCGAGCTGAATCGACCACCGCTCACCGTAATCTGTTTGATTACTTGGTTAATGAGCGCTATGTCTCGGAAGAAGATTTAACGCAGGCCCGCGGCCTTTTTTTTAACTTGCCCTATGTTGACCTGCGCAACAAAACCATCGCCAAGGAGATTTTAACCATCGCCTCGAAAGATACGATGTCCAACTATAAATTCGTGCCGTTTGAACTGGAAGGTAGTGTCCTTAAGGTGGCTTTAACCGATCCCACGGACCTGGCCGCGCTGGAAGCCTTGGAATTTTTGACTCAGAAGCACCGGTATCGGGCCGAAATTTATATCACATCAATCACTAGCTTCCGGGCGGTTTCGCGGAAATCCGGCAACATCACTTCGGAGGTGACGGAAGCGCTGGAAGAAGTGGCCCAAAAAGAAGAGGCTGATGTTGCCAAAAAACAGGTCAAACACGAAACCGTTGAAACGGAACAAAAATTGACAGACGAAGCGCCGATTTCAAAAATCGTGGACGTCATCATCCGGCATGCTATCGAGGCCCGCGCTTCCGATATCCACATTGAGCCGTCCGAAGAAGACTTGCGGGTGCGCTACCGGATTGACGGCGTGCTGCATAGCTCTTTGATCCTGCCGAAATCCGTGCACTCGGCCATCGTCTCCCGGATTAAAATTTTGTCCAACCTCAAAATCGATGAGCAGCGCTTGCCGCAGGATGGCCGATTCCACATCAACCTCGACGGCAAATCGATTGATTTCCGCGTCTCAACTTTCCCGACGGTGGTCGGGGAAAAAGTCGTGCTTCGGATTTTGGACAAATCAACCGGTGCGCCGACCCTGGAAGAACTCGGAGTCTCCGGCCGGCGCTTGGCCAGCATGAGCGAGGCCATTACCAAACCGCACGGTATGTTCTTGATGACCGGCCCGACCGGCAGCGGCAAGTCGACAACCCTCTATGCCATTTTAAGCTTCCTGAATAAACCCGGGGTCAACATTGTGACTTTGGAAGATCCGGTGGAATATTTTATCGACGGCGTCAACCAGGCTCAGATCAAACCGGAAATCGGATTGACGTTTGCCTCCGGTCTGCGCTCAATTTTGCGGCAAGATCCCAATATCATTATGGTCGGGGAAATTCGCGACCGGGAGACGGCGGAGTTGGCGGTCAACTCGGCGTTAACCGGCCATTTGGTGTTTTCCACCCTGCATACCAACAGCGCCGTCGGCGCGATTCCGCGCTTGATCGACATGGGCATCGAGCCGTTTTTGCTCACCGCCTCCCTGAATTTGGTGGCGGCTCAGCGTCTGGTCCGCAAGATTTGCGACAAATGCCGGGTGGAGAAAGAGCCGAGTGAAGAAATCGGACAATATATCCGGGGAAAACTCGAAACGGTGGCCCAAGAAGAATTGACGGGGATTGATCTGAAAAAACTGAAGGTTTACATGGGCCGCGGCTGTCCGGCCTGCGGCAACACCGGATTTAAGGGCCGCATCGGCATTTACGAAACCGTCATCGTCTCCAAAGGCCTGCAGAATTTGATCAATGATCGCCAGCCGGCCGTGAAAATCGAAGAGTATGCCGTAAAGGAAGAGAAAATGATCCTCATGGCTCAGGACGGGGTATTGAAGGCCCTGCGGGGAATTACGACCGTGGAAGAAGTGGTCCGGGCAACCAAGGAATAATATGCACAATATTCTATTTATCCATTCTGATCCCAAAATTGTTAAATTCTATGAGCCGCTCCTGTCCCGGCATTTCGAATTTGATTCCGCCATCGACGGCTTAAGCGGCCTGCGCAAGATCCGGCTCAAGCCGCCCGGCGCAGTTGTCAGCGATTATCATTTGGCCCATTTGTCCGGCCTGGCGCTGTTGAAGTTCATCCGCAGCCAGGGGCATTTGGCCGCCGTTCCCTTTATTTTTTTCGCTGACCACTCAAATTTGGAATCGGCCCTGAACTGGGGCGCCAACGACTGGATTGTGCCAAGCAGCTCCTCGCCGGAAATTTTACTCAATAAAATTTATCAACATTTAAAATATGGTATACACATCCATTGAACTAGAAATCAATAATCTGCTGATGCTGATGATGCAGCGGGGCGCCTCCGATTTGCATCTGATCGCCGGCAAACCCCCGACCTTGCGGATAGACAGCCGGCTCGAGGAGCTGGCTGATTATGAAGTGCTTTCGGGCAATACGATTTCCACCCTGGTTGACGTGTTGCTGGATAATGAGGAGCGCAAAAAAGAATTTCGGTCGGCCAAAGAGTTGGATTTTTCTTTTGCTTTTAAGGACAATGTTCGGTTCCGCATCAATGCTTACTATCAAAAAGGCTATCCGGCCGCTGCCCTACGCTTGATTTCCAATAAGATTAAAACGGTGGAAGAATTAAATCTGCCCCCGAGCCTTAAGGAATTGACCAACTATAAACAAGGATTGATTTTGCTGGTCGGCCCGACGGGCAGCGGCAAATCGACAACTCTGGCCGCCATGATCGATTTGATCAATCAAACTCGCGCCGAAAATATCGTCACAGTCGAGGATCCGATTGAATATGTTTACGTCCAGAGCAAATCTTTGATTAACCAGCGCGAAGTGGGGGAGGATACCAATTCTTTTACCAAAGCGCTGCGTTCGGTCCTGCGCGAGGATGCCAACGTCGTATTGGTCGGGGAAATGCGCGACTTGGAATCAATCTCAACGACCATTACCATTGCGGAAACCGGCCATTTGGTTTTTGCCACCCTCCATACCAACAACGCCGCCCAGACCATTGACCGGATTATTGATGTGTTTCCGGCTTATCAGCAAAACCAGATTCGCAACCAGCTGGCCAATATCCTGATGGCGGTTATTTCCCAGCGCTTGATGCCCAAAACCGGCGGCGGCCGGATTCCGGCGGTCGAAATTATGATGACCAATAATGCCGTGGCCAACGTCATTCGCGAAAATAAGACTTATGAACTGCCGAACATTATTCATACCGGATCCGGCAGCGGCATGGTCTCGATGGATGCGGATTTGGCCCGATTGGTGCGCGAGAACACGGTGAAATTGGAAGATGTGCTGCAACATGTCTCCGATCAGGATTTGTTTGAAAGTCTTCTTAGACGTTAGCTCAGTTTTATCCTCTCCCTTGACGGGAGAGGATGTCACTCAACTTCGTTGAGTGACAGGTGAGGGTGATTTAGGAGCCTACTAACCCTTAGATACCCCTCATCTGTCCCGCCTTTGGCGGGACATCTTCTCCCGCAAGGGGAGAAGAAAGAGAAGAAAGAATCAAATGGAATTTAGTTATCAAGCCAGAGATACTGATGGCCGGCTCAAAACCGGCACCGTGGAAGCGGCCACCGAAGCCAGCGCTTTTGAGGTGCTCCAGAATCACGGCTTGATCGTCATTAAAATCTTCCCGGTCAGCCAGATCAGTATTCTGGAACGGATTAAAATCTTTGACCGGGTTTCGATGAAGGAAATCGTGCTGTTTTCCCGCCAACTCTCAACCCTGATCAATGCCAAGGTCCCGATCGTCCAGGCCTTGAACATTTTAAAAATTCAGGTTTCATCGAGCAAGCTGCGGTCGGTGATCGGCGAAATCGCCCAGCACGTCGAGAGCGGCGAAAGCTTGTCCTCGGCCCTGGCGCGCTACCCGAGGATTTTTTCCAATCTTTATGTCAACTTGACGCGGGCCGGAGAATTGTCAGGCACGATGGATGACTCATTGGCTTACCTGGCCAACCAGCTGGAAAAAGATTACGATTTGCGCTCCAAGGTGATCGGCTCGCTGTCTTATCCAATTTTTATCATGGCCGCGTTGTTGATCGTCGGCGTCTTGATGTTTTTATATGTCCTGCCGCCGCTGGTGGGAGTGCTGCAGGAGTCGGCGGTCGAACTGCCGATCACAACCAGGATTTTGATTGTGACGACCCATATCATGCAAGATTACTGGTGGATCATGTTAGTCGTCCTGATCGGCCTTGGGGTCGGTTATCGGTTTTACAGCCAGACGGCCGGCGGCCGTTACGTCTTGGATCTGGTTAAAATTAAATTGCCCGTATTTGGGAATTTATTTAAAAAAATGTATATGGCCCGGTTTGCCCGCAATCTGTCGACCCTGGTGGCCGGCGGCATTCCGATCGTGAAAGCCCTGGAAGCCGTGGCAGACATTATCGGGAACAGCATTTATCGCGACATTGTCTTGGAAGCGGCTGATCAGGTCCGAAACGGTAAAAGCATTGCCTCGGCTTTGACCTCTCACTCGGAATTTCCGGCGATTGTCGCTCAAATGACCCAGATTGGAGAAACCACCGGCCGCCTGCAAGAGATTTTGGACAAGCTGGCCATATTTTACGAGAAAGAAGTTGACGGAGTACTCAAGATTTTAACCACATTGCTGGAGCCGATTATTATGATGTTGCTCGGCCTAGCGGTGGCGGTAATGGTTGCAGGAATTTTACTCCCGATATATAATTTAGCCAGTGCAGCTTAGGGCGCAATTACTTTCCATGAGACAAAAAATTAACAGGATTCGGGATTCCATGAGGGGGATTTAGGGAGCTGAAGCATCGGGTGATTGAGACACACGCTTCATTTTCCTTTTTGCCTCTGATAGAATCCGTTTCCATTGTCGGAAGGGGGTGAACTTAATGAAAAATCAAAATAACAAGGGATTCACTTTAATTGAATTGTTGGTGGTTATCGCCATCATCGGTATTTTGGCCGCCGTGGTCTTGGTTTCTTTGAACTCAGCCCGCGCCAAATCCCGCGACGCCCGCCGGTTGGCTGATGTCCGCCAAATCATGACCGCGTTGGAATTATCATACAATGATAACAATTCCTACCCGACGGCAACCACTAACGCGCCGACCAGCACGTTCGGAACACCGGCGTTCAGCACCCTGTTGGCTTCTTGGCCGACGGCTCCTTTGCCGGCGGACGGAACCTGCACGGACACCAACGGTTCACCGACCGGGAACCGATACACTTACGCTCAGGTTTCGAGCGGTTCGTCCTACACCCTAAACTTCTGTTTAGGCGCAGCGACCGGGGGATACGCACTCGGTTACCACACAGCCTCTCCTTCAGGCATCAACTAACCTTGAGGATGCTTTCTTCCAGTCCCGACTTATCGGGACTGGGCCAAGCGCCCTTAAGTCTCTCCAAATGGCTCGCTTAAAGATTGTAATTTTAATAAGTATTGTTTTGCTGACGTCGATTACCATGCTGCTGGCGTTCAATTCCGCGGCCAAAGCGTCGAGCAATCAGCAGCGCTTGGTTGATGTGCGGCAAATTCAACTGGCCCTGAAAGATTATTTTAGAGAGAACGGTTTATATCCTTATGGCAATGGCGTGCCGAACGGGATCGCGACGTACTTAGAGCATTGGCCGACTCCGCCCAAACCGAACGGAGTTTGTCCGGCCACTCCAAATGCCTATTCCTACAATCAGAAATATGCCGGCGACGATTATGTAGTCAGTTTTTGTCTCGGGATTAAAACCGCCGGCCTAAAAGCGGGAATGCACCTCTTAACTTCCAAAGGAGTCCAATAACCATGCAATTAAAAATCAAAAACAATAGATCAGGATTTACGTTGATCGAATTATTGGTGGTTATTGCGATCATCGGCTTGTTGGCGTCGGTTATTACCGTGGCGGCCGGCAGCGCCCGGCTCAAATCCCGCGACGCCAAACGCCTCTCGGATATGCAGCAGATTAAGTCCGGCTTGGATATTTACTACAATTTGGGATTCGGCTACCCGGCTACGGCCGGCTGGAATACCGCTCAGAGCAACTTCACCCAAGTTTCCTGTTCGGGCACGCCCGCGCTCAAGGTTCCGCAGGATCCGCTCAATGCCACGACGCCGACTTACACTTATACTTACACTCAAGGCGGCACGTCATCCGCGGGTTGCGGCGGCACAGTTTACAGTAACTATAAAGTGCAATTTAAAACCGAAGGCGCGACCAGTATCGGCGCGGCCGGCACTTATTATCTCAGCGCTTCGAACGGTATTACTTCCACCGCTCCATTTTAATGACAGTGGTTAGTATTATTCTTGGTTTGATCATAGGCAGTTTTCTCAATGTCGTGATCTATAGGCTTTATCACGGCGGTTCAATCCTGGTCTCGCGTTCGATCTGCCCTGCCTGCCGCCGGCATTTGACCCCCTGGGAGTTGGTGCCGGTCTTAAGTTTTGTATTTTTGCGGGGCCGTTGCCGGACTTGTCACAAAAAAATTTCCTGGCAATATCCGGTTGTTGAGCTCACCTGCGCGCTAACCTTTGGTCTGCTCGCTTTGAATTATCAATCCCCAGTATCCAATGTCCAATTTTGGATTCAGTTGGTTTTTGCAAGTTTCTTGATTGTCATTGCGATGTTTGATCTGAAGCACTATTTGATTCTGGATAAGGTAGTCTGGCCAGGAATTATTCTGGCAGCTATCAGCGGCATTTGGGGGGGCCACTTCGTCCCATCTCTTCTGGCTGGCGCGGGATTGGCTCTGTTTTTCCTGCTGCAGTATTTATTGTCCCAAGGGCGGTGGATCGGCTTGGGCGACGTCAAGCTGGGTTTGTTCTTGGGTTTGGTCTTTGGTTGGCCGCTGACTCTGACATGTATCGCCTTGGCTTATTTCAGCGGCGCAGCGGTTGGAGTCTTATTGATTGGCCTAAAGCGGAAGCAATTATCGTCGCAATTGCCGTTCGGAGCATTTTTGGGATTTTCTGGTATAATTGTATTGATATGGGGCCCTGCGATCACCGGTTGGTATGCTAAATTAATAGGCTTATGAAACAAAAATTTTCCGGATTTACAATCATTGAACTGCTGGTGGTGATGTTTATTGTCGCTATGATTGCAACGATCAGCATTGCTAATTTTAGGAAAGGTCAGAAGCAAAAGGAATTGGCGCAGGCTGCCGATACTGTTATCAGCGGAATTCGAAATGCCCAAAATTTTACTTTGACTTCCAAACAAATTGCCGCTTCTGCCTGCGGCCAAGGGAAGGCCGCCCAAAGTTACATAGTTATTTTTACAGCCAGCCAGACGATTGAACTGTACGGGATTGATAAATGTGGAGTTTCGAATTTTTTGGAGCGATACGGCTATACGCCTAATATCCGGGTCCAAGCCAACGGTTATAAAATTGACGGGATTTCGACCGCCAGTTTGCAATTAAAGTTTATTCCGCCGTTTGGCGCGGTCACGGCTTCCACGAGCAGCAGCGTTGGCAGCGGCCCATTTAGTAATTTTACCCGCTCAACGATTAGTATTGAAATTCTGGATGGCTCGGCTGCCAAAACGGTAACGGTTGACGGTGTGGCCGGCCGGATAGGAGAATAGCCTTGATGATGAAGAGAAACAATCAAATCGGGCAGAGCTTGATTGAAACAATCATCGCGATTTTCGTTTTGACGACAGCTCTGACAACCGGGTTGAGTTTGGCCATTTACGCTTTTTCCTCCTCGAGTTTGACCCAAAATGAAATTGTCGCGGCCAATCTTGCCCGCGAGGGGATTGAAGTGGTGCGCATGATGCGCGACTCCAATTGGCTGGCCGGTGATGTTAAAGGATCGAGTTGGGATTTGACCGCATGCAGCGATATCAGCGGCAAACTTTGCTTTCCCAAGGCCTACCAAAAAGTTCCGAGCCACAATAATTATGATTTAAATAGCGGCAATCAAAGATTGGTCTTTAATTCCAGCAATAATACCTGGGATTTGAATAACGGCAACAACTACTACCTTTATTTGCAGAGCGACGGAACCTACAGCGGCAGCGCCAACGGCACGTCGACCTTTGCTCGCATGATCAATTTATCTTTTAATTCCGCCTCCCCTTACACCAATCAGAATTCGAACCAGGAGTTGATCATAAAATCGGTCGTCGCTTGGCAGGGCAAGAATTGCACCGCATTTAATTCCAATCAAGATTTAATCAATCTCGTCACCCCTTGTAAAATTACAGTCGAAGAACACCTCACTAATTGGAAGGATTATAAATGAAATCCCAGAAAGGCTTCACTTTGATTGAGTCGGTAGTCGCGACGGCGGTATTTGCCTTTGTCGTCAGTTCGATTCTGGGCGTGTATGTCGCCACGACACAACTGGACCGCAAATCGCGGGCCTCGCGCGCGGTGACTCAGAATGCCCGGTTCATTCTGGAATACCTGGCCAAGGAAGTCCGCAACGGGAATATTGACTATGCCAGTTACCCCGGCGGCAACGCTGCCGGTACCGCTGATTTATACGTCGAGGATCAGGCCAATCTGATTGAACATTTTTATTTGAGCGGGACCAATTTGATTCTGGATAAAAACGGCGCGGTGACCAACTTGAATTCCGCCGCCGTTGAGGTGACCAAGCTTCAGTTTTTAGTCGCGCCTGTTGGCGATCCTTATACGATCGCGAAAACCCACAACGAACAGCCGCACGTGACCGTGGTTCTGGAATTGACTTCCAATTATGGCCAGCAGGAAGCCAGCACGATCAAGCTGAATTTGCAGGGGACATTTACTACCCGAGGTTATCTCTCGAGACAACCATGAGACATGATCATAAAAATCAAACCGGCGCCACCTTATTATTAGCGATTTTGATTTTGGCTGGATTGACTTTGACGATTCTGACCGTAGCCGCCTTAACAGTTCAGGAAATCCGGTCCTCCCGGGCCATTGCGGTCACCGAGCCGGCCATTTCCGCCGCGGAAACTGCGGGCGAACAGGGGGTTTGGTCGATCAAGCGCAACACTTCCCTGGTCAATTGTACGTCCGGGCAAACCACCCAAAATTTGGGGACTAATACGGTGGTTACGTCGTGCAAATCCTATGCCTCGGCCACCTTGACCTTAAAGGCCAATATCCCACTGGTTTTTTACCTTTACGACCCGAATAACGTCAATGGCGATATTGATTTGTCGGAATTTCCGTATACCTGGCTGTCTGCCACCCACCGGTCGGGTAATTTTCAGATTGGCGTCAGCATCAGCCGGATTAACAATGGTCCTTTTGTCGGTAGCGCCACGGTTAGCCCCGGTGCCAGCCAAACGATCAATATCAATGGTGTGCAGGAAGATACGGAGGGGCGCATGCAAGTGACCATCAGCTCGGCCGGCAATGCCACTGTCGATGTCAACACCAACCAGGGCATGCCGGATTTCCCGACGGTGGATGCCACGGGATGCAGTTCCAAATCGCCGGTTACCAGCTGCAGCAGCAACTTTGAGTCATATACTCGGAGAATCAACGTTACAGTGCCGCAGTAGGTCACGTAACACGTATCATAAAACAAGTAACAAAAAAACTCCGTGGTTTATTCCACGGGGTTTTGATACGTGATACGGGTTACGTGGTTAGGGTAGCTTGATGACTTGTCCTGCAGTTATCAGATCGGAATTCTGCCCCGACGTCGACCTTGTCGAGTCGGGGCTCCGACCGCTTGCGCGTCGGAGCAAATTGTTACGGAAGTTTTATGACTTGTCCTGCAGTTATCAGATCAGAATTCTGCAAATTGGGGTTGACGGCTACGATATCATTGACGGTAATGTTAAACTGCTTGGCAATCTGAATCAGGGACTCTCCGGATTTGACGGTATAAATTTTTCCCGGAACCTGACTGGTGGTGGCTTGGGGAATTTTTAGCTTCTGGCCGGCATGCAGGACGTAAGGCTCAGACAGGCTATTGATCTGGGCAATCAAATCCCAGCGGATATTATACTGCTGGCTGATATTGAAAAGGGTATCGCCCGACTTAACGGTGTATTCGGTCCATTCAGGAGCGGCCGGAGCCTGGGTTGATTCGCCCAGAACCTCCTTTGACTGGCCAAAACTGCCATCAGGGTCTGATTGTGCTAGTTGTAAATCTGCATTATTATTAGAGACAGAGGTGTCAGCTCCTTTTGGCCATAGATTGACGACCAGTAGCAGGCTCGCTACCAAAAAAAATGCCCCAGCGGCGGTCAGTTTCACATCCCGCCGGGAGGAGGGAGTGATCTGAGCGCGAAGCTCGGGTGATAAATGGGGCCGAATGTATTTCATCCCGTTAGAAATATGTTAAAATGTTAGTATTTGTATCGTTTACAACTAGTCGCTGTGGGATTGTCCCGTTAAAGTTTTAGTAGGGTAATTTCTAACGGGATTCATCTCTCGATTTGATTTGTTTTTCTTCTGATTATCCCTCTCCCTCGACGGGAGAGGGTGCCCCAAGGGGCGGGTGAGGGTGTTTTACCCCTCATCTGTCCCGCCTTTGGCGGGACATCTTCTCCCGCAAGGTGAGAAGAAAAATTTGAAAGATTTCTTATCCCAATTTTAAGATATTAAAAACCCTTTGTCAAAGCATGGATGTCAAACAGGCCAAAATCCGCATAGAGAAGCTGGTGGAACAGATAAATTCGTTTAGATTCCGCTATCATGTCCTGGATGACCCGGCTGTAACCGACGAAATTTACGACTCTTTAACCCGGGAACTGATCGAGCTGGAGACCAAATATCCACAGCTGAAACTCAAAAATTCGCCGACGAGCCGGGTCGGGGGTATAGCGCTCGATAAATTCGAAAAAGTCGAACATAAAAATCGAATGCTTTCGTTGACTGACGCCTTTGGCTTTGAAGAGCTGACCGCCTGGGAGGCCCGGATCAGGAAAATTATTCCCAACCAACCCCTGGATTATTACTGTGAGTTAAAATTTGACGGCTTGGCCGTCAGCCTGCGGTATGTCAAAGGAGAACTGGCTATCGCGGCGACCCGCGGCGATGGGTTTGTCGGGGAAAATGTCACAGCCAACATCCGGACCATTCACTCGATTCCGTTGGAACTGCCCGAACCCAACCACCTGGAGGTCAGGGGTGAAGTCATCATGACCAAGCAAGTCTGGGCGGAGTTAAATCGCCAGCAGGCCAAGGAGGGCAAGCCCCCATACGTCAATACCCGCAACGCCGCCGCCGGGTCGATTCGCCAGCTTGATCCAAAAATCACCGCCAGCCGCAAGCTGCAGTTTTATGCTTACGATGTTGTGACCGAGTTAGGTTTAAAAACCCACGAGCAGGTTCATAAGCAATTACGTGGCCTGGGCTTTAAAGTGAGCGAAACTCAGAAGCGGGCTCGGAATCTGACGGAAGTTTTGAAATTTTACGAACAAGTCTTAAAATTGCGCGCCGATCTGCCGTTTGGGATTGACGGAATCGTGGTCTCCGTCAATGACTTGGAGTTGCTTAGACGGCTCGGCGTCGTCGGCAAAGCGCCGCGCGGCATGATTGCCTTTAAGTTTCCGCCGGAAAAAGCAACCACCGTGGTGGATGATATTATCGTTCAGGTCGGCCGCACCGGGAAACTGACGCCAATCGCGGTTTTGCGACCGGTTTTCGTCTCGGGGACGACCGTCTCGCGGGCAACATTACATAACGAAGACGAGATCCGTCGTTTGGACGTACGCATTGGGGACACCGTGGTTTTGCAGCGCGCGGGCGATGTTATTCCGGATATTGTGGAAGTATTGCCCAAAATGCGCACCGGCAAGGAAACAATTTTTCATATGCCGAAAAAGTGTCCGATTTGCGGCTCGAGCGTGCTCCGAAAAGAGGGTATGGTGGACTGGGTCTGTTCCAATAAAAATTGTTTTGCCAAGCAGGCGCGCGGGATTCGACACTTGGTCAGCAAAGGAGCTTTTGATATGGCCGGCATCGGGCCTAAGATTTTGAATAAATTCATTGAAACCGGACTGATCAAGGACGGAGCGGATTTGTTTGGGCTGCAAAAAGAAGACATAGAGATATTGGAGCGGTTCGCCGAAAAGAGCGCTGAGAATATTATTGCTTCGATTCAGGGCGCGAAAAAAATCACGTTGCCCAAGTTTATTTACGCCTTGGGCATCCTACATGTCGGAGAAGAAACCGCATTTGATCTAGCTCAAAGGTTTGGTTCGATCGAGCGGTTGGGGGCCGCCTCGAAGGATGAGATCAATGCCATCCCGAATATCGGGGAAGTTGTTGCTGACTCGGTTTATGAGTGGTTCCAATCCAAACGCAACCAGGAATTGATCCGCAAGTTTCTAGCCGTTCGGGTTCAAATCGAGCGGGTTAAAGTCAAAACCACCCCGCTCACCGGCAAAAGCATTGTGGTCACCGGCAGTTTGGAATTCTTGTCCCGCGAAGAGGCAAAGCAGGCCGTGCGCGAAGCAGGGGGGAATTGGTCGTCATCCGTTTCGAAAAACACGGATTATGTGGTGGTCGGGGAGAATCCCGGATCCAAGGAAGAGAAAGCAAAAAAATTAGGGGTCAAAATTATCAATGAAAAACAGTTTAAAGCTTTACTAAATTCTTAAAATATGCTATAATATATATAATTAGTTGAAGTATAAAAAAGAAACAAAATACAAAAATATTTACATGAGATTTCAACAAACTCGTGGATTTCGGAACATGGTGGTTATAGTTTTATCTATCAGCTTTATTTTCGGTTTATCCATTCTTAGTCCTTTATCGGTTGCGTATGCTGCAGATGTTCCCGTGATCTCTAGTCTTTCTAAGACCACGGCAAGAGCAGGTGAGTCCCTGGTTATAACCGGTTCTGGTTTTACCGCTACTGACAATATCGTATACATAACTCCTAATGACAAAGTCGCAAGCCTCACGTCTAATGGTCAGACTATTTCCTTTACGCTGCCCTTATCTTTGTCTTCTAATGGTCATTACGTCTATGTCGTTAACGCAAACGGCACTTCAAATAAATTAGTGGTCGTAATAACAGGAGATCCTGACACCCAAGCACCCTCTACCCCAACTAACCTAAAAGTCGACTCGGTTGGGTCTTCGAACGTTGATTTATCTTGGACAGCCTCTACCGATAACGTAGGTTTAGCAGGATACAGAATTTATAGAGATGGCCTTTTGACTGATACTGCAGGTCCTACCTCTTGGGGAGAAGGTCTGCTTTCTCCTGAGCGTACGTATACTTACAAAGTCAGCGCTGTAGATGCTGCGGGGAATGAATCTGCTACTTCTAATGTTATCAACGTTATTACGAAATCAATCGGTACAACGAGTGCTCCGGTTATCGTCTCATTTTTTAGCAGCAACGCCACTGGTTCCAATGCGCCAATCAAGTCCGGAGAAACCGCGAGCTTGATAGCCAAAGTCACGGGCACGCCGACTCCTACGGTTTCCGTCAATAATGGAGTTGGCGTGGTTTCTGGCATTGGCTCAACTTTTTCTTTTAACGTTTCTCCTACGGTCACGACTACCTATATACTGACTGCTACTAATAGCGCAGGAATCGTAACTTCTTCTTTGACGGTAACGGTAATACCGGCTTCGGCCACCACGCCTGCGATTACCAGCCCACTTACGGCTAAAGCTAAAATGGGCGTACCATTCAGTTACCAAATTACTGCTAACAATAGTCCGACGAGTTTCGATGCATCCTTGCCTGATGTGAAAAATTCTTTGTTTTTACATGGTGGATTGTCTGTTGACCCCAAGTCAGGAATAATTTCGGGCACTCCTGACTTTTTCGGCAATTTTACAATTGATCTGACCGCCACATCAAGCAGTTCCACTGTTTCGAACAAACTGGCTTTGACCATTTTGCCTAATCCAAATATCCCTGTTATCACTAGTTCGCTTGAGGCCAGAGCTTTTGCCGGCGAGCCATTTTCTTATCAGATTACCGCGACCAATAATCCAACGAGTTTCGAAATTGAATTTTTCAGCAATGAAACTTTTAGAAATAACCTGCCGGTTAATTCTGCCGGCTTAATTTCCGCGATTCCATTTCAAAATGAAAACATTTCGGTCTTTGTCAAAGTATCCAACGCGAGTGGAACTGGCAGAGCAAGACTGGTATTCTGGATCAAGGACAGAGAACAGAGCATACCTGTAATGACAAGCCCAGCCTCAGCGGTGGGTTTTGTGGGGCAACCTTTTAGTTATCAATTTACAGGGATTGACACTCCAAAGGGAACACAGTCCCCGCTTTTTATAGATAATGTAACTAATTTGCCCTTAGGGTTGACGTTTGATTCAAGCACCAAGATAATTTCCGGGAGCTCAAAGACAGCGGGAGTAAATATTGTCGGAGTAGGTTCTTCCTTTTTAAAAATAATTATCTTCGATACAGAGACATCAAACTTATCGGATCCCGCTATGAGTCCTCTAAGGGACGGTGCTTTGATAAATGATCGCGGCACAATTTTTGTAATTGAGAATGGCTTGAAGCGAGGCTTTACCTCACTAGAAGTATTTAAAGAGTCCGGCCGCAAGCTTTCAAGCGTGGTTGAGGTAGATACAGCCAACATCCCGGCAGGGGAGGTAATCTCTGATGCTACCCAGCGGCATCCCCGCGGCACCTTGGTAATTTTCGAGGGCACCATCTATTTTTTGGGCAAGGATTTGCGCTATCCCTTCCCTTCGGAAGAAGTTTTTCTGTCTTGGGGTCATAGTTTTGCAAACGTTGTGCCAGCAAATTCGGCTGATATGAATTCGCCTGTAGGACCCATCGTGGAGCTTAAAAAGTAAATAATTTATTTATCTTAATCTAGGCTTAAACTTAGATTATTTTTTATATTGGTAAAAACACGGATCACGTGGTGGTCGGCGAAAGTCCGGGATCGAAAGCAGACAAGGCAGAAAAGTTGGGAATAAAAATTTTGACAGAACAGGAATTTTTGAAACTGCTGAAATAAAATGGTTGTAACGTGATCAATCGCCGTTCGATTAATTGGGCAGGAATTCTTAATTCTAAATTTATGACCGAACAATCAAAAAACTGGCTCATTGGGTTGATTATTTTAATCATCGTCGCAGTCGGCTTATGGGTTTATAAAGCCAATAAAAACGAGAGTTCACAAGTCCCGCTAAACCAAGAATCCGGCACCGGCCGGCTGGTGGTTGCGGTGACCGATGCAGCCGCCTCGCTTCAAAACATCAAGGCAGTCAACCTGACCGTTGATCAGATTGAAGTCCAAGGAACGAGTCAGGGTTGGGTTACCGTCACGGAAACTGACCAGACCGTTGATCTAATCAGCCTCAAAAACTCCAATTCCTGGGAACTGTTGGCGCAAGCCGAGATCGAAGCCGGAATCTATAACCAAATCCGTCTGGATGTCAGCAAAGTCGTTGTGGTTATGACTGACGGCACCCAAGTCACCGCCCAATTACCTTCTGGGGAACTCAAGCTGGTGGGGAAATTGGTGGTAGAATCTGGTCAGACTTCCACCATCGCCATTGATTTCTTACTCGACAAATCTTTGCACATAACCGGCAACGGCAAAGTTATCTTAACGCCGGTGGTCAAACTGGAAATCAAGAGCAACGCCAACGTCGAGGTTGATTCCGCGAATACGGTTACAATCAAATCCGGCAGAATTGAAGAGAGTTCGACCCAAGGTATGGATATCGACGGAACGGTCAAAAATAATTTTGAAGTCACTTCGGATTTGGATTTGATCGGCAATACCATTCATGCTTCGACCAAGAGCCAGAGCGAAGGCGGATTAAAAATCAGCGCGGCCAAAGCCACGGACTTAGCCAAGGCTTCGGCGCAAATCGATACCGTAATTTCGGTTCAACTGATCACGCAGAACAACAAGAAAGTCTGGCAAGTCGGCGGCCTGCTCAATCTCATCCCCAAGATTGTTTATGTCGATGCCACTTCCGGCGTGATCGTTAACAGTTCAGCCGGGCAATAATAAATTTTGATCTTTAATCCCGCCTTGCTAAAGGCGGGGTTTTTGGTTATGATAGGAGCGTTTTAGGCGGGCTTTCCGCCTACTGGGAAAAACAAAGGGTCAAGGAGGAAAACCCCAATCCCATGACGCTCTCCAATCGGTTGGCGCATCTGGTGACGCAAACCCAGACTATCAGGGTGCTGCATGAGTCGCAGGCATTGCGGACCGACCAGCACTTTGATTACGGCAACGGTTTTCACGGCACGGTCTGGATCGATCCGCACCAGATTTTTCGCCGGCCGCATTTGGTCATCCGCCTACTCAACGACATGATCGACCACGCCATTCCGGCCAGTGTGCTGGAGAAGACTCAGGTCGTGGCCGGACCGGAGCGGGGCGGGGCGAAAATCGGCCTGATGTTGGCGACGATGATCGACGGCCGCCAGAATGCCATTCACGAGCAGGTGCAGTTCGTGGAGATCCAGGAGGACCCGGACGAAAGGGGCAAACTCATCCTGCCACCGAGCTGCCAGAAAATCGTCGAGGGCAAGAGGGTGTTGCTCGCCGACGACGTCCGCAACACCGGCTGGACATTCTATCAAAGCAGCCTGGCGCTGCTCGAAGCCGGCGCCACGTTGCTCGGGACCGCCGAGTGGTATGACCGCATGAATCTGCAGGCGGCGTATGAACTCGTAAATCTGCCGAACTACGCGTTGGCTGAATACGATGACGGCATCGTGATAATGCCGGCCAACCAATGCAATCTGTGCCTGCTGGGCCACACCGTCACGAGGTTCTGAGATGTCTCGGTTCACAGCCGCCACGGCAAAAGCAGTTGGCCGTACAGGCGAGGCCAACCGGGCGATTGAACGGGGCGGGTGATTGCTGCAAGCATCATCCCGCCCGAGCTTTTTTAGACCTCTCTGGTCCCGACAAGTCGGGACCATCTCCCCCTGGAGGGGGAGAATAATCTGAAAGCGACTTTCCACATTTTGTCCCCAATAGGGGGTTGACATGGTTACCTAAAAGAGTTATAATTGGTCTACAAGTTTAAAAAAGCCAGAATTAACCTCAAGAATGGGCTTAATCTATGGTAAATTCAGGACATTTAGTGATCAAAAAAGGCGGTTCCCCGAACTAGCACGCATTTTTGTGTGTTAAGTTAAGAGGCCCGCCGCAAGGCGGTTTTTTAATCGCCCAAGTTATTGATAGCATGTAGAGTTCACTGCTTCACCGCACAGCTTGATTTTAAGCAGGTTCTGAAAGCAAGCAGTGGATTGTGCATGTTATGCAGATTAAGGATTTAAGTTGAAAGATTAAAGTGGTCTGACCCTTGGGTCAGCAGCTTTAATCCTAAATCTTAAATCCAATAACTGTTCCGGCTTGAACTTTAACAACCAACCGGCATCTAAAGAGATATATTTTTAGTTCGATGCGTATGGAGATGATGAGTCTCCGGTAGGCGCATACGAAACGCAAGAAGTTAGTGGTCTTGCGAATATATCTGAATCCAAGTCCTCGTCATTGTAAACGGGGCAAATTAGCAGTCACTAATTGCTAGTCAAATAAAACCCCCGCACCAAAATTTTGGTGAGGGGGTAAATGAATTAAACACTTAAGAGTGTATGGTGGATGCCTTGGCAGTTTAAGCCTAAGAAGGACGTGAGAGCCGACGATATGCTTCGGTGAGGTGGCAACTAACCTTTGACCCGGAGATTTCCGAATGGGGCAACCTATGTGCTTGAAGAGCACATGCTATGTAGATGTGGTGTCTACAGTAGCGGGAACCGCGTGAAGTGAAACATCTCAGTAACGCGAGGAAAAGAAAAAAAGGGCATTATCTTTAGAATGTCTAATGACGAATTTCAAATGTCAAATTTGGCATTGGGAATTTGAAATTGGACATTCTAGGGTATTGTCTCATTCTCCTAGTAGTGGCGAGCGAACGGGGAAGAGTCTAAACTAACTTTGTGTTCTGAAGTTGAAGGGCAGTCGCAAGATTGTCTGAAACTTTAGTTAAAGCTTACAGGCCTTGCAAGGATTAGGGTTACAACAATCATTCATTGAATCACTGTAATGATTCTGAAGATTTCAATTGGAGCTGTTTAGCCGAATGGCCCTGGAAAGGCCAGCCAAAGAGCGTGATAGCCGCGTAGCGCGAAAAACCTCTTATATCTTC
>Ga0155751_108_pt2 | contig 10031 bp, 9 predicted proteins | sample RifCSPlowO2_01_FD_107405 | JGI IMG/M metagenome (GOLD analysis project Ga0155751, IMG submission 107405) | Candidatus Doudnabacteria bacterium RIFCSPLOWO2_01_FULL_49_40
GCCTCGACTCGCCTTAGTTAATGCTTTTTTACGAGTCAAGGCGAGGCGGGTAGAGCGATCAAGTATGGCATACGTTTATATCTTAAAAAGTATAAATTACCGGAAGACTTATACTGGGAGTACTCCTAATCTAGAAAAGAGATTGGGGGAACACAATAAGGGTCTGTGTATTTATACAAAAAGATATAAACCGTGGAAGCTGGTTTATCATGAAAAGCTAGAAAGTTTACATGAAGCCAGACTTCGTGAGAAATACTTTAAGAGTGCAGCCGGTCGACGGTTTATAAAAAAGCAGAATATTATTCGGGCGTAGCTCAGCGGTAGAGCGGTCGACTGTTAATCGATTGGTCGCAGGTTCGAATCCTGCCGCCCGAGCCAAATAAAAAAACCTGACTTCTGTCGGGTTTTTTTATTTTAGTTCCATCGCAGGATTCGAACGGGTTGAAGTGAGGCAAGTCATCAGACGCAGCCGAACGATCGGAAAATGTCCGGTGGACATTTTCCGCAGCCCCGTAGAAAGCCGCATCAGCGGCGTAATGAGAATCCCTGCCTACCGGCACAGTCAGGCTGCCTGCCCGTCCGTAGCTCAAAGAGCGCAGGCGGGGGCCGCCCGAGCCAAATGAGATGATCTCAGCGAAAACTGGGATTTTCTCATTTATAGGTAGACGGTCTTTTCGCGTTTTTGTTATACTTGCCATACCAATCGAAACAGAGGGTATGGCCGGCGGGCCAAAAACGCAGGAGAGTGTAATATGGCTGAATCATTGGTGAGCAGGGCTTCGAGGATCCTCCGGACTGGCGACGAGTTGTCGGGAACAAACCAGAAGATGAAGGACGCAATTCACGGCTTCTTGCTGTGGTTTTGTCCACTGGTGGCAGGTGAAAATCTGCCATTCCACTGGACAGTTTCCAACTACGACAAGGACGCTTGGGATCTGGACTTCGGTTACGACCGAGAAAGATACCGGGTTCGCTCGGACGGGTTCGAGTGTCGGATCAAGGACTACCAGATGTTCTGTCTGGTTCTTACGGACTCAGAACAGCGTCTGGTTGAGTGGATGAACCAGTTAATCCGTCAACGGCGACAGTTCGCTCAGAAAATCGAGCGAATTCCTGGCACGGTGGATTACAAACCCGCACGAAGCCGGGAGCCGATCGTGCTGGGTCGAACCGACTGTGATTTGGTGGTGTTGCGATCCCATCCCGATTTTCCAGAGACGCTTGCGTCTGAACTGGAGGGTGTCTGGACTGGCACGAACCCAGCCTGGCCAGAGGAGACGATCAAGCTGATTTTGAGACAGCTCGACCCTCCCTGCCACACTAACTGGAAGGACTTCGACAAGGAACGAACCGAAGAGCGCGACGGCCTCACGGCCATTGTGGTTTACGTCAGACCTGGCGCTGAACCTATTCCCGTAGCTTAAGTCGTAGCTACTTCCAATCCGGGCGACACGAGCCGCAATGACGCGCAAAGCGCACGTCCCTAAGCCAATTCGGCCGGGCGTGCGCTTCTTCTTTTTATTTTTTTAGTCAGCACTAGAACATTGTATTATTATTTGCTGGGGTCGTCGGAATAGCTTGGATTACATCCCAGTGCTCGGCAATTTTACCGTTTTCAATGCGATAAATGTCGACAATGGCCACGCCCGGATCTTCGGCCTTAGTGTCGTCGTATTTTCCGAATTTGTGAACGATAACCTTGTCGCCAGTGGCATATGCATGCTTGGTTGTAACCTTGAGGTTCGGATATTGTTTTACGAGGTAACCGCCAACGCCTTGGATAAAGCCTTCCTTACCATCAGGAATCGTCGGATTATGCTGGATTAAATTATCGGCCAGGTATCCTGCCGCGGCATCAACGTTTTTGGTGTTGAATGCCAAATCCTCAAATGTCTGAACTAATTTGATATTGGCATCTTCGGTTGCAGCTGCTGTTTTGGCAACTGATTCCTGCGTGCTGACTTTATTGTAGGCCATAAGCAATCCCGCTATGATTACAACCGCTACAATACTAATTGCGATAACAGCTGTGGAACCCTGTTCATATTTCCGATTTTTAAATATATTAGTCATAAATTATTTACAATTAATTGTAATTATTCGACCTTTGGTGATTATATCGTTATTATCTATTATTTACAACCGGGCTTTTTTTGTATCTCAGGTGGGGGGGTTTTTTCTTTTTCGCAAATATGCTAATATACCCTGTTACAATGGCACAGCTCACAGTTCTGGCAATAGGGCCGGAACAGAGAGCATAGCCGCGTAACGGAGGACTCATGTCGGAGTTTACTCGCGTAAGTGACATCTGGAAGGCGTTCTGGCAAGCACTCGAGGAAGAACTTCTCGCCCTCGGGGGCCAGACCCACACGCTGGAACTGCTAGCCAAAAAAGACCTCCGCCCCGCCATCCGCGAATTGGCCCGGGCTCTGGTGAGCGCGGCTGCCGGTCGCGCCGTGGCACCCTTGCCCGTGAAATTTGACGTGCAGAAGGCGCTGGGCATCTGGAAGTCCGGTACGTTGTGGGAACACCGTGACCTTCCCTACTGCGTGTTTACCTTGCAGAACACGCTGAACCAGACCAAGCTCATCGTGGCAATTAGCCACGCAAAGGCGGTGCAGGTCGAGCTGGACCTGGTCACGCTCGACTGCCCAGCTTTGAATCAAGGCCTCGACAAGCCGCACCAGCGCTTGATGCACTTGGGGTTGTGCGCCGGCGTGATCGGCGACGTCACGTATCACGAAGAGGATCACTATGTGAAGTTCGCGCTCAAGCCCGTGCCAGGGATGGATCACCGGCGTCTCTGCATCTACGATGGAGGCCGGGTCGTGTTCCTCGACTGGTAGATACTGCAAGCTGTGGCTTGCGACTTAAAGCGCACGTCCCTAAGCCAACTCGGCCGGGCGTGCGCTTCTTCTTTTTATACTAAAAATCTGCTGGTTGCCAAGGCTTGGATCTTTTGGTATTCTACCTCCATTCCAAAGGAGTGTGTCCATGCTGAGACTCGTCACGCACAACGGCCGACCCAGGGCCGAAGGCGGCCTGATGGTGGGCTACCTGTTCGAGAGGGCCAACGGAACCAGGAGCGCCTGGCCGCCGACGCTTGCCGCGGCAATCTTCCCCCCGCCCCGAGTTGACCCCAAGCGGCGCAACAGTGAGCTGCCGCGCCGGACCGCGTTCATGGATAACCGGCAGATCCGCTGCGAGGGCCCGGGATGCGGCCAGATCAACGGCGGCCCGAGCAAGTCGGTGCCGTTCGGCGACTTCAGCTGCCGCGAATGCGGTCAGCCGATGTACGTGTGCTGACACCATCTATTCAGAGCAATCCAAGCGTACGCTAGCCACCCGGCCGGCGTACGCTCTATTTTATAAAAAACGGTTGGGATCAGCTGTGAAAGCCTAATCCCAACCTCATAATGTTGATCAGCCCGCAAACGCAAGCGCTAGAGCGCCGCGAGCGCGCCGCAGATCGAGCAGACCGTGAACCCCTCCCAGCTATAGAGTGGATAGTGGCAGGACGCGCAGGCGGAAGGTCCGATCACTTTCCCGCTGGGCCGCCAGGGGTCCAGGAACCCGAAGCCAACTTCCGGCGGAATCGGCTTGGTACGCTGGCAAAGCGTGCCGAGCGCCAGGATGATGCGCGTGTCGATCGTCAGCATGTTCTGGTTCTGCGACCGGTAGAACCCGCTGCCAGCGTCCCAGTCCGCGCCGCCGACGTGGCAGTGGTCAAACTCGGCCACGCAGAAGCCCGGTAAGGCCAGTTGGTGCGGCCGATATAGGTCCGAGTAACACTTGTGCGTGATGCCGAAAATCTGGAAGGCTTCGCAAGCCATGGGCCAGCGATTGACGCGAGCCTGCTCGACTTCGGTAATGGTGGCGTAGTCCGCGTTTGAGGCGAACCGCCGCCCGTTGGCAAACACGGGCAAGCGCTTGAAGTAGAACCCGGATGGCCGTGGGAAGCATTTCGCTACTTCCACCGGCTCGCTAACAGGCCGGCCGAAGCTGTTTTTTTCCCACTCCATGAGATGGAAAGATGGCTCGCCGGAGCCGTAGATGCCGCCGGCGTAATCGTTGATGTATCCCCGCGCGAGTTCTGCGGTCAGGCGCGCATCACCGCCGTGGCAACAGAGCAACAGATCGCCGAGCACAAACAAGCCGCTCTCGATCGCTTCTCTGGCGAGCGCGAACTCCTTGTCGCTGATGCCCTCATACGGTTCAGAGAATCGAACTGTGGCCCGCAGGACCCGGTCATACTCGACGAATGAGTCGAGCTGGTCGGCCAGCGGGCGGAATTTCGGCACAAAGTCGCCCTCCATGACCTGACCCCGCTCGAGCTCGTTCAAGCACCAGGCGATGTGCTCGATATCGAGCACGATCCGCGACTCGCGTAAACCACGGCCAAATTCCCGCCAAGCGGCCGCGACCTGGAGCCATTCGTCAGCCCACACGTCCCGCTTGGGACTGGGCAGACCCTGGGTCGAAACCCGAAGCCGGGCGCCGGAGCGCAGAGCGTTGAAGCACTGCCGGATGTGAGTGAGGCGGCTGAGGTTGGGGCGCGCGGTGAGCGAATTCAGGATTCCCACTTCCGTGGGGAACAACTTGCCGAGGTCTTCCGGTGTGGCCGTTAGGCCGTTTGGCATCACTGCCATTGGAACCTCCTACAGGTTTTGAGTAATGGGCCAAATAAAAAGGGATCCAGCTGGCCCGGAAACTGGATCCACTAATATATCACAAATTTACCGCGACTGGAAGTCTTCCTGATAGATCAAAGCCAAAGTGTAGAACAAGCTGACGGCCAGGGGGCCGATCAAGAGCCCGACCGGCCCCATGACGGCCACGCCGCCTAATACGGCAAACAAAACAATGATCGGCGGCAAGTCGAGTTTTTGGCCGACGAGAATCGGATTGAGAAAATTATCGACCAAGCCGACGACGACCACGGCCCAAATGATGAGGCCGACGGCCGGCAGCGGCTGCCCAGTCAGAAACAGAAAGACAATGGCCGGGATGGAAATGAATGCGGTGCCAATGGTCGGAATGACGGAGACGACAGCGGCCAGGACGGCCCAGAGAATGGGATGTGGGACGCCAAAAATCCACAGCCCGATGGCCATGAGCAGGCCCTGCAACAGCGCGATCAGAATATATCCGCGAACCACGCCATTGATGGCCTGGGCCAGCATGCCGGCGATGCGCTCGTCGTGCTGATCGGAGAGGGGCGAAACTTTGACCGCGTAAGTTTTCCAACGCTGGCCGTCTTTGAGGAAATAAAACAGGGACAAAATCACCAGCAGGACGGAAAACAAGGTGTTGAACGTCGAAGTAAAAACTTGGCCTAAGCTGCCGGTGACGAAGGCCGCGATGGCGCCGAGCTGGCTCTGAATGTCGGCGGCAAGCGCCGGGGACAAAAACGGCAGGCTAAAGTCCGTGCCACCGGCCGTGACCTGGTTGTATAAATCTTGGGCCTCGGCAAAAACCTGACTGCCGATAAAATACAGCGGCACGCCCAGACAAAGGGCCAGAAAAACAATGGTGATTAGCGAGGCGACAGTGGAATTGTGGAACGCCAAATGGCGGCGGATCCAATCAAAGATCGGATGGACGGCCACGGCCAGAGCCATACTGACGATAATGACGGACAGGAACGGCCAGAATACGACCACGCAAACCAGGCTGGCTAAGATCAGCAGGGAGTAAAAGAAATATTTTTCTTTGGAAATGGTAAGCATAGGGATTCGGGTGTGATTACTGATTTAAATTGTCGATGTCGGCCTGATACTGGTTGGCCATGGCGACCACATTGTCGCCATAGAACCGATACTTGGTGTTGGTGCCGCCTGAAAAATACCGCATGGCCGCGGCCCACTCTCCGGCCACGGTCCCGGCGCCGCCGGCTTTGAGCTTGATGGCGGAGGCCAAAAAGGCGTCGCGGATGTCCCACGGATTGGCCAGCTTGCCGGTGATGGCGGAAACTTTGTTCTTGTAGCCCATCCAGGTCGAAGGAATAAACTGCGCCGGGCCCATGGCGCCGCCCCAGCCGTTGAAGCTGCCGTCTTTGTTTTTCATGGGACACGACACAGGCGTAACTTCCGGATCCATCCCGAGCTCGGCCGTGACGGCCAAAAACGGCTCAATATCGCGGGTCGGCTTCATGACGACTTTGTAACTTTTGGTCGCCGGATCACCCGGGCGGTTGCAGGTGCCGACGTTTTTGCCGAGGTTGGATTCCTGAGTCAGGATGGCTAGGAGAAACGAGGCGCGCACGCCGGTTTGCCCGCTGGCCCAGGTCGCAATCTCCACAGCCTGGCCAAAGCTGATTTGAGTGCTCACGCCGAGGAGCTGGTAGAGCCTCGAGCGGATTTCGTTGGCCCGCTTTTGGGTGTTGCTCAACGATGCCTGATAGTTGGATTCCTTGCCTTTGGTTTCCTGCAGGATGCTGTTCTGCTCGGTGACCACGCCGGAGATCTGGCCGCGTTGCAGATTCTGGATGGAGAGCAGGTTGCTGGCATCTTCCTGGTGGGTCGAGAGGATCACGCGGTTCTCTTGCAGCTGCTGATCGAGGTTCCGGCCGGTCACCAGCAAGTCGTGGAGCGAATCAGAAATCACCGAATAGCTCTGCATTTCGGTCAGGATATCGGAGAGATTCTGCTGCGACAGCAATAAATACAGCAACGAATAATTACCCTGTTGCTGGTAAACCTGGGTGATCAGGAGTTTGAGCTGCTCTTTGATTTGCCCCTGCTGGAGCTGATTGTGGTCGATCTCAGCCTGAGTTTCGGCCAGCTTGGTCTCGATCTGGGAGAGCTGCAGATTGGTCGCCTGGATTTGGAGATTCAGCGTGGCTTGCTGCTTTTTGAGCTGGTTGATTTTTTTCTGGAGGGTGTTTTTTTCGCCCTGAATTTGTTTGAGTTGCTGCTGCTGCTCGGCGATTTGGCGCTCGATCTCGAGGAGCTGTTGCTGCAGCTGGGATTTCTCGTCCGGGGCGGATTGGGCCGCCACGAAAGAAAAGGCCACGGTTGCGACAATTAAGGCCAATGTAACAATAATTGTTCTTGAAATCCTAAGCATTGTGATTAGTCCTTGGTTTCTTTCCAGAGGGTGGCGACGTAGTCATCGACTGTCCGCTGATCAAGCTGCGGCTGCGTGACCAGGTCCGTGCCCCGATCGATCATGTGCAGAACTTCCGTCAAAGCCTTCTGGATGGCCCGATATTGCGGATCGGGTGAATCGGCGGCGAAGATTTCGTGCCGGCGCATCAGCTTTAGCTTAACCTCTTGAAAATATTGGATATGCTCTAAAACCTCGGCGATGCGTTGCTTCTGTTCGGCTTTGAGTTCCTCGCCTTTGCCAAAGGGTATGACGCGGGGTTCTCTGGATTCTACGTTATCAGTCATAAATTTGTTTTAGTAATCCCGAAGTTTGCTGATATTGTAATGCTCTTTGATCCGCTCCAGGGCCTTGGCTTCGATCTGACGGATGCGCTCGCGGGTGACGCCGAACTCCTTGCCGACTTCTTCCAGGGTGTGGGTCACGCCGTCTTCCAAGCCAAACCGCATTTTGAGAATTTTTTGCTCGCGCGGATCCAAATCCTTCATAATGCCTTGGACGTATTCTTTGAGAATCTGCCGGCCGGCGGTTTCCGAGGGCGTGACTGAGTCCGGATCCTCGATAAAGTCGCCAAGGTAGGAATCCTCCTCGTCGCTGTCCCCAACCGGCGTGTCGATCGACACGGTTTCCTGGGAAATTTTCTTGAGCTGGTAAACTTTCTCGACTTCAATCCCCATTTCGGAAGCAATTTCTTCCGGCAACGGCTCGCGGCCCAGATCCTGGACCAACTGACGCTCGGCCTGGGCGTATTTGTTCAGCGTTTCCACCATGTGGACCGGGATGCGGATGGTGCGGGACTGGTCAGCGAGCGCGCGGGTGATGGCCTGGCGGATCCACCAGGTGGCGTAAGTGGAAAATTTATAGCCCTTGCGCCAGTCGAATTTTTCCACGGCGCGGAACAGTCCCAGGTTGCCCTCCTGGATCAAGTCCAGGAGGCCGAGGTTGCGGCCCATATATTTTTTGGCAATCGAAACGACCAGCCGGAGGTTGGCTTCAATCAATCGCTTACGAGCGGCGACGTCGCCTTTGGTGATCCGTTTGGCCAGCTCGACTTCCTCGGGGCCTTTGAGCAGCGAGGTTTTGCCGATTTCGCGCAGATACATCTGAATCGAGTCATCATAAATGTCCCCGAGGTTGTAAGATTCGGCCTGCTGCTCTTCTTTCTTGGTTTTGACCCGGGCGAATTCCACGGCCTGCTGCCAGACCGAGGCCATTTCCTGATCCACCAGCTCCAAGCCTTTCGAATCCAGGGTGTCGAGCAGCCGCTCCACGGCCGTGATATTTTCCTCCAGTTCCGGCAGGGCGTGCACCACTTCCGCTTCGGTCAAAAATCCCCGGCCCATGGCCCGCTTGACCAGTTCGTCAATCTTGCGGTCCCAATCCAAAACCGCAGGCTTGGCAACCGCGGGTTTTTCTTTGAACTTGCGGGCTTTGCCTACAAGACGAAGTTTGGGCAAGCGGCGCGCGCGTTTGGCGCTCGGGGCTTTCTTGAGTTTCTTGGCCGGTTTGCGCTTGATTGGCTTTTTGGACTTAGGCATAGGATTGTATTTTCTAATTAGAAATCTTTTTGGCCAGTTCGGCGTATTCTTGTGAGAGTTGTTCCACGGCGGCTTTGTTCTGGGCCTGCTCGGCCAATGCCAGCTGACTGCCCAGTTCCAGCATGCGCTGGCGGGTTAGCAGTTTTTGGAATTCGGAAGCGGTCTTGGCCAGCTCCGGTTGGGGGTCAAGCTGCTGCTCTTTCATATCGACATCGGCACTAAACGAGAGGAGCTCGGCGCGGAACTGGTCGGCAGGGCGCCGGAGTGCCAAGAGGTCGGCAAACAGCGGCCGGTTTTCGTCACGGAAATCAGTTGGCAAAAACTGCGCCAGGAAGCTTGCATCCGCGAGATTGATGGACAATCCGAGTAAGCGGTCTTCCAGAATTTCGCGGCGATCGCGGCGGCGCTCCTTGGCCGCGGCGCGGATCGATTTGGGCACGCTCAGCTTGTTTATTATATCCCAAACAGCCGATTCTGCAACATTGATCCCGACCGCGAGCTTGCGGACATAGTGGGCCTTGGTGATCGGATCGGCAATGCGAAAAATAAGCGGGGCCAATTGCTTGGTGATTTCCCGCTTGCCTTCCACGGTTTCGGCTTGATGCTGGGCAAACGTTTGATCGAAAAAAAAGTCGAGAAAGTTACCCGCACCCTCCACCGCCTTGGCAAACAAACCAATGCCGCGATGAATCAAATCATCCGGGTCTTTGGCCGTACCCAGGGCGGCGATTTTGACGTTGAAGCCGGCGTTAAGCGCCAGCTCCAGGGCGCGGCGGGTGGCGCTCTCCCCGGCCGAATCGGAATCAAAAGCGAACAGTAAATTGTCAGTGAAGCGCTTGAGGACAATAAGCTGCGGCTCGCTTAGCGCCGTGCCGGAAGTGGCCACGGCGAGAATAAAGCCGGCCTGATGGCAGGTGATGACGTCCATATTACCTTCGACCAGCAGGGCGCGGTTTTCCTTGCGGATGGCATTCTTGGCCTGATACAAACCGTAAATTTCCCGGCTCTTGTTGTAGATCGGGGTTTCCGGGCTGTTGACGTATTTGCCAGCATTGGGCTGGTCGTGGAGCAACCGGCCGGTAAAGCCGACCACCTGGCCATGGAGGTTAATGATCGGAAACATGATGCGATCGTGGAAGCGATCGAAATAGGGTTGAGGGGTGAGCGTTGAGGGTTGAGGTCGATCGCTCTTTATAATTAAGCCGGCGAGCTCGATATCTTTTTTGTCAAAACTTTTCGCCAGATGATTTTCCAGATAATGATAATCATTCGGGGCATACCCCAGCTGCCAATTTTTGATTGTTTGGTCGGACAGGCCGCGCCCGCGCAGATATTCGAGAGCCTCGGCGCCGGCCTCGTGGCTTTCCCAGAGGACTTTGGCAAAGT